>BNJS01000668.1_pt1:1755000-1794354 | contig 1794354 bp, 1745 predicted proteins | sample 8540461 | NCBI WGS metagenome assembly BNJS01 (sample SAMD00202454, study PRJDB9452) | human saliva metagenome | isolation source: human saliva | place: Japan
ACGCTTTTCGGACAACTCCGACACCGCGCCGGCTACGACCATGACGGCGACGGCTACACAGAGACGCCGAAGCTCGATGGGCGCAATGTGGGTTTCCGTGCCTTCGCCAAGTTTACCGACTATGCCAAACTCACGGCCGAACTCCACGGCACGCAAGAATTTCGACGCGGAGGCGACCTTTTGGAAAACCAACCCCACAACGCCCACATCACCGAGCAGTTGCAGCACGCCAATGTCAGCGGAAGTTTGGGCTATCAACAGACTTCCGTCGACGGCCGACACCACTTCAATGCCTACGCCTCCTTGGCCAAGGTGGTGCGCGACAGCTATTACGGCGGAGGGGAAGTCTTGGTGAGCGAATATCTTAAGAAAGCCCAACACACGCCCCTGACTCCCGACGAACTGGAAGACATGAACAAGCGTCTCACTTCCTATGGCCGCACGAAGGGCGAAACCTCTGTCTTCGGTGCGCAATATGCTTACGACTTTGACCGCTTTCTCTTCCTCCCCTCGCAGCTTACGCTCGGTGCAGAACTCAACAACGACCGACTCGAAGACATCAGCGGCTACCGACCTGCGCCCATCGTGCAAAAAATGCACAACCAAGGCTACTTCCTTCAAAACGAATGGCGCAACGAGCAGTGGAGCCTCCTTCTCGGTGGACGCCTCGACAAGCATTCCCTCCTCGCCAAGGCGATCTTCTCACCGCGCGCAAGCGTTCGCTTCAACCCTACACACGACCTCGTCCTTCGCGCCAATTTCAGCACCGGATTTCGCGCCCCGCAAATCTTCGATGAAGACCTGCATGTCGACAATGCCGGAGGCGAACTCATCACCATACGCAACGCTGCCGACCTCCACGAAGAGCGCTCGAAAAGCTTGAGCCTCTCGGCCGACTGGTATGGGCATTGCGGCAACTGGAATTTCAACATCATGGTTGAAGGGTTCTACAATCACCTTACCGATGCTTTTAGTCTCGAACAGAAAAAAGAAATCATCGGTGGAAAAGAATGGACCATCAAGACCCGCACCAATTCCGATGGTGCAAAAGTCTTCGGTGCCAACCTCGAAGGCCGCTTGGCCTATGCACGTCTTTGGTCGCTCCAAGGCGGACTCACGCTTCAAAAAAGCCGTTACGAAAAAGCGCAGAAGTGGAACGACGAAGACAGCTACGAGACCCGCCGATTCTATCGCACGCCGGACACATACGCCTACTTTGTCACCACGCTCACGCCGCTTCGTGGTTGGGAATTTTCGCTCAACGGCACCTATACCGGTTCCATGCTCGTGGGCCACGAAGTTCCGCTCGACGAGCACGGCAATCTGGCCGAATTTGCCGGCCGACCCGCTGCCACCATCGTGGAGAAGCGCTTGCAGTACGGACCCGGACAGACGGCCACTATCGCAGGTCCCCGCACCTTCAAGACGCCTTCCTTCTTCGAGATGGGCGTGAAAGTGCAATACACGCTGCCGGTCTATAAATACTACACCCTTCAACTCCATGCCGGTGTCCAAAACATCCTGAATGCCTTCCAGGACGACTTCGATCGTGGTCCCGGCCGAGACTCGGCCTACGTCTATGGCCCCCGTGCCCCGCGCAGCTTCTTTGCCGGATTTAAGTTCAACTACTAAGTCGCTTCTTTCGGGCTTAACACTTTCCCCTTCGGCCGAAAAAGCCGGAGGGGATTTTCTTTCCCTTTTTCCGCTGTTGAATCCTCCATCTGTCTCATTCTCAATTATAAGGAGTTGTCAAAAAGATATAGTAGAAAAATTTGAAAGTTTTCCACTTTTCATTGTAAGTGTCTGATAGTGAGGATTTGTTCTTATTTGTTTTGATGAAAAGTTTTCCGTTTTGTATTTCTTTTCTTTGCTATTGGAAAATGTATGTGTTCCTAAAAATAAAACTCGTTTTCCTTTTTTGCTCGAAAAAAACATATTATCTTTGCGGACGAAAACCCAATTCCCCCATCAAAATGAGCACTGAAAACTTCTTCATCACCAAGCGCGACGGCTCTTCCGAGCCTTTCTCTCTCGAGAAAATCAAGGGTGCTATTCTAAAGGCGTGCAACGCTGCCGGTCAGCCCATCAATGCCGAACAACTGGCCAAACTTGTGGAGCGGCTGCGCTTCTGCAACGGAATGAGTGTCGAAGACATTCAAAACCAAGTGGAAGTCGCTCTCATGAGCGAACACCTCTTCAAGGCTGCCAAGGCTTTCATCGTCTATCGAAAAGAACATACGGACGACCGCGAGACGGCAGCCAAGCTCCGCTTCCTCATCGACTACTGCAACGCACGAAATGCCGCTACCGGCTCAAAGTTTGATGCCAACGCCAATGTCGAAAACAAGAACCTTGCCACACTGATTGGTGAAATCCCCCAAAGGAGATTTCATACGCCTCAATCGACGCCTTCTGTGCGACAAAATTAAGCAAATGTATGGCCGCGAAACGGCCGACCGCTACCTCTATCTGCTCCAGCAACACTACATCTACAAGAACGACGAAACTTCCCTCGCCAACTACTGTGCCTCCATCACAATGTACCCGTGGCTGCTCAACGGCACCAAGAGCATCGGTGGCAACTCCACCGCCCCCACCAATCTCAAATCGTTCTGCGGAGGATTTATCAACATGGTTTTCATCGTGAGTTCCATGTTGAGCGGCGCGATTGCCACGGTGGAATTTCTGATGTATATGAGTTATTTCCTCGCCAAAGAGTATGGCGACGACTATCATCTTCGTGCCGATGAAGTGGTGGACGGAAGCCTCCGCAAGCGCACCCTCGATAAAGTTATCACCGACTGTTTCGAACAAATCGTCTACTCCATCAATCAGCCCACCGGAGCGCGAAACTTCCAAAGCGTCTTCTGGAACATCAGCTACTACGACCGCTACTATTTTGAGTCCCTCTTCGGAGAATTCTACTTCCCCGATGGTTCGCGCCCCCAATGGGAACCGCTCAACTGGTTGCAGAAGCGCTTTATGAATTGGTTCAACGAGGAGCGCACGAAGACCGTCCTCACTTTCCCCGTCGAAACGATGGCACTCCTCACCGATGGCAACGACGTCCGCGATCAGGAATATGCCGACTTCACCGCAGAGATGTACGCAAAGGGCCACTCGTTCTTCACTTACATGAGCGACAGCGCCGACTCCCTCGCCTCATGCTGCCGCTTGCGCAACGAAATTGCCGACAATGGCTTCTCCTATAGTCTGGGGGCCGGCGGCGTTTCCACCGGTTCCAAGTCCGTGCTCACCGTCAATATCAACCGCTGTGTACAGCAAGCCACGCGCGAGGGACGCAATTACGTGGAATATCTGGACGGCATCATCGATCTGATGCACAAGGCGCAAATGGCCTACAACGAAAACCTCGACTGGATGCGTCAGCGAGGATTGCTCCCGCTCTTCGATGCCGGCTACATCAACATCAAGCGCCAATACCTCACCATCGGTGTCAACGGCATTGTCGAAGCGGCAGAAAGCCTCGGTATCACCATTGGCGACAACGCGGAATATCAGCAGTTTGTCGAAAATATCCTCTCGCTCATCGAACGCTACAACAAGCAATATCGCACCAAAGAGCTCCTTTTCAACTGCGAAATGATTCCTGCTGAAAACGTCGGCGTCAAGCACGCACGATGGGACAAGGAGGCCGGCTATTTTGTCCCGCGCGACTGCTACAACTCCTACTTCTACGTCGTCGAAGACAAGAACATCGACCCCATTGCCAAGTTCCGCCTCCACGGCCGACGGTATATCTCCCATCTCACCGGAGGAAGTGCCCTCCACTGCAACCTTGAGGAGCACCTCTCCCAGTCGCAATATCGACATCTCCTCCGCGTCGCCGCCATCGAGGGGTGCAACTATTTCACCTTCAACATCCCCAACACCCTCTGCAACGACTGTGGTTGCATCGACAAGCGATACCTCACCGAGTGTCCGAACTGCAAGAGCCACAACGTAGACTACCTCACTCGCATCATCGGCTACCTCAAGCGCGTCTCCAACTTCTCCGTCGACCGTCAGAAGGAAGCCGCCCGTCGCTACTACGGTGTCCTGCCCCGCGTAGAGGTCTGACCCCTTCCCTCCTTTTCCCAAGCAAGATGTCCGGAATGAATGAACACGACATTCGTTTCGGACATCTTGCGAACAAGGGAGGCAAAGATAGTATCAAAGTAGAGAACAACCTACGGATAAGATAGCTACGATTAATTTTGAACACCTACTTATGCTCAAATACGTCAACCACGACATCGTTTTCCAAGAGTTTCCCGACGAGGTCACGCTTGCTGTCAATCTTTCGCGCTGTCCTTGCGCCTGCCCCGGCTGCCACAGCATCTATCTTTGGGGCGATGTCGGAGAAGAACTCACCGAAGACCGCCTCCTCGCTCTGGTCGAAAGTTACGGTCCGACCATCACCTGTGTCGCGCTGATGGGAGGCGACGGCGACCCCGACCGTGTCCTTGAGTTGCTCCACCACGTCCGCTCTCTGCATCCCCACCTACACACCGGTTGGTACAGCGGCCGGCAGCAACTCCCCGCCGGCTTCGACCCCCTCACCGCCCCGACTTATGTCAAACTCGGCCCCTGGCGCGCCGAACTCGGCCCCCTGTCGTCCCCTACCACCAACCAGCGCCTCTTCCGCTACGCACCCGATGGCACAGCGGTCGACATCACCTCTCGTTTCCATCGTAAAGGCTTCCCCACGTAGGATCCACTGTTCGTCCCACTTTTTGCCCCACGAATGAACCTGCAGCGGAGTCTCCGACGAGGGCTGATTTTTAGTTACCGTAGACGAGGAGGGCCATCGCCTGACGAACCTACGGAAAACCGAAGGCGACATCCCCGGATGTTTCTGCGTGGGTAAGCTCCCACGTCCCCATCTCCCCAAAAGGGGCGACACGTCGAATGAACGTGTCGCCTCTTTCGTTTTAAGTAGGTGTTCCCTTCACTTCCCCTTCCACCAACGATAGATGCGCCGCACGATGCGTCCCAGAGAGGTGTAGCGGATGCCCCAATCGCGGATGGCTTCGGCGAAAAGGCTTTCGATGCGCGCATCGACCTTCGGTTCGCGTGGTGAAAGGGCGAGAGGACGCTGCAACACAGGGCGGTCGTAACTGAAACGCTGCAAGCAGGAATAGGCGCGAGAGAAGTGGGTACCGTCGTTCAGGCCGAGGTTGCGCACCAAGGTGTGGGCAGGCGCCAAAGCCAGTCCACCGGCCCGATAGACCGCGATTTCCCAGCACACATCCCAAGGAATAGGCCGGCGGTCGAGGGTGTTGAGGGCAGGAAATGCACCGCCGTATTCCAGCGCATCGAGGTCGGAGGGCATGAGTCCGCGGAGGGCTTCAGCGCGCGAGGTGTAGTGGATGAAGTGCCCCTGCCAGCGGTCGCGCCACGTGCCCCAGCCCCAGCCGCCGGCGTGGCGGGTGAAGTAGGCCTCATTCTCGGCATCCACCAGTTCGGGGTGCTCGCCGAGGAGGTCGAGATGAGTGAAACCAGTGACGTGCATCACTTCCGGCCGGTCGCGATAGAGGGCGAAGGCTTGGTTCATATAGGCCAAGAAGTGGGGGGCGGTGCAGATGTCGTCCTCCAAGACGATGAGGGTGTCGTGGTGGGCAAACACCCGTGCGATGCCTTCGATGATGTTGCGCTCGAGGTAGAAATTTTCGGGACGCTCCACGAGGGTCACGCTCTTGAACCATCCTTGGGCTTTGGCGCGATCGGCAAACTCGTGGAGCCAACTGCGCAGGCGGCGCACGGTCTGCCACGAAGCCTCATCGCGTCCGCCGTCGGAGAAGACGTAGAGGTCGGTGTCGGGCGCTAAGGTATTGGCCGCCAGCGCTTGCAGCGTTTGGCAGGTGTGATCGAGGCGGTTGTAGACAAAGAGGGCTACGGGCGAAAAGGAGTGTTCCATAGTGTCGGGCGGGTTTAATTGTCGATGGTGAACTCGGCGCTGTGCTGGTGGATGGTGTCGAGGTCGGGCAGGCGCATGTAGTTCCCAAATTTACGCCGCAGATAGGCATCGCTGTCGGCCGGGATGGGAGCAGAAAATCCATCGAAGTCGGCGCGCTTCAGCGGGAAAGTTTCGTGCGCATAGATGGTGTTGTCGTAGGGGATGCCGGGGCTGTAATTGAGTTTCTGTGTGGGCCAGAGTTTGGCCAAAAAGCGCAACACGGGAAACACCCACCGGTGGTTGAAACGATAGATGGCGTCGGTTTTGCGGATGAGTTGCTGGGTGTTGTACTCGGGGTTGCGCATCACCTTGTAGATGCGACCGAAAGTGCGGTTGGAAATCCAGAGCAGGGGGAAGGGCATCTTTTCGTAGGGGAAGATGTCGATGAAAATCCCGCGATAGCGGAAGATGCGGTCGTAGTCGTTCGTCTCCGACAGGTGGCTTCGGGTGTCGCGCACCTTGGCAAAGCAGAAGAAATAGCCGGGGTCAGTGTCGTGGTTTTGCAGACGGAGGTGTTCGGGGAGTTCGCGCGGCAGGATTTCCATCAGTCGGTCGTAGTCCTCGCGCAGGACTTCGATGTCGAGATCGTCGTCCCAAGGGATGTAGCCACCGTGGCGGATGCAGCCGAGCAACGTGCCCGAACAGAGCCAATAGCGGATGTTGTGTCGGCGGCAGATGGCGTCGATTTCGCGCAGCATTTCGGTCATGCGATCCTGCATGCGGCGCAGGGGCGACCCATCGGGGTTGAAGCGGGCTTTGAGGGCTTCGGCATCGAAAGTGGGGGTGGACATAGGCAGAGGGTTTGGGGAGAGATTTACGGGGGCAGCGGGGGCACTTAGGGGCTTCGGCGCGGCGTGCGTGTCTGAGGTAATCATCCTTTCAATGGGTGGAAAAAGTGTTTTCAACGTGTTGAAAAGGAACTTTCAACATGTAGAAAAATAATTTTCAACACGTTGAAAATTTGCCTGCCTCGTTCGAGAACGTCGCAGCACACCGCCGAAACGGCAACAGTCGTTGCCCTGAAAGCTGGAAAACACTTCACCCGCCGAAAGCTTGTGCGAGCGGCCGGCGCAAAGGAGCGCGCAGGCGGCAGAACAGGCTTTCGACGGGTGAGCCGAGAGAGACTATGCGTTGAGTTTTTGCTTGACTTCGACCTCTTGGAAGGTTTCGATGACATCGCCCTCCTTGATGTCGTTGCAGCCTTGCAGGGAGATACCGCACTCGAAGTTGGTGGTCACTTCCTTGACGTCGTCCTTGAAGCGCTTGAGGGCAGCAATCTCGCCGGTGAAAACCACCACACCGTCGCGGATGAGGCGGGCTTTGTTCTGACGCGACACCTTGCCATCGACCACATAGGCACCGGCGATGTAGCCGACCTTGGAGATGTGGAACACCTGGCGCACTTCGACCATGGCGGTGACTTCTTCCTTGACGATGGGCTTGAGCATGCCTTCCATGGCTTCCTTGACTTCCTCGATGGCATCGTAGATGATGGAATACTGGCGGATGTCGACGCCATCCCTTTCGGCGAGCTTGCGCGCACCGGCCGAGGGGCGCACCTGGAAACCGATGATGACGGCCTTGGAGGCGGCGGCGAGGGTGACATCGTTTTCGGAAATCTGTCCCACGCCCTTGTGGATGACGTTGATGGCGATGTTCTCGGTCGAAAGTTTGATGAACGAGTCGCTGAGCGCCTGCACAGAGCCGTCCACGTCGCCCTTGATGACGAGGTTGATTTCCTGATAGTCGCCGAGCTTCAAGCGGCGGCCGATTTCGTCGAGAGTGAGCATCTTGGAGGTGCGGAGGTTTTGCTCGCGCTGGAGTTGCAGACGCTTGTTGGCCACGTCGCGCGCTTCCTGTTCCGACTCCATGACGTTGAACTGGTCGCCGGCCTGGGGAGCGCCGTTGAAACCGAGCACCGTGGCGGCGTGGGCGGGACGCACCTCTTCGACACGCTGGCCGCGCTCGTTGAAGAGGGCTTTTACGCGGCCGTGGTTTGTGCCGGCCACAATGATGTCGCCCTGACGGAGCGTTCCGTTGGAGACGAGCACCGTGGAGACGTAACCGCGGCCCTTGTCAAGCGAACTTTCGATGACCGTACCGACGGCGCGGCGGTTGGGGTTGGCTTTGAGTTCGAGCATGTCGGCTTCGAGCAGCACCTTCTCAAGGAGTTCGTAGACACCGATGCCTTTCTTGGCTGCGATGTCTTGGCTCTGGTACTTACCGCCCCATTCTTCCACAAGGTAGTTCATCGAGGCGAGCGTGGTCTTGATGGCATCGGGGTTGGCGCCGTCTTTGTCAATCTTGTTGATGGCAAAGATGATGGGCACACCGGCTGCTGTGGCGTGGTTGATGGCCTCCTTGGTTTGGGGCATCACGTTGTCGTCGGCCGCAATGATGATGATGGCAATGTCGGTGACCTGGGCACCACGGGCACGCATGGCGGTGAAAGCTTCGTGACCGGGAGTGTCGAGGAAGGTGATCTCGCGGCCGTTCTTGAGTTTCACGTTGTAGGCTCCGATGTGCTGAGTGATGCCACCGGCCTCGCCTGCAATGACGTTGGCGTTGCGGATGTGGTCGAGCAACGAAGTCTTACCGTGGTCGACGTGCCCCATGACGGTCACGATAGGAGCGCGCTCCACGAGGTCTTCGGGATTGTCCTCCTCTTCGACGATGGCTTCCTGCACTTCGGCCGAAACAAACTCGGTGGTGAAACCAAACTCTTCGGCCACCATTTCGATGGTCTCCTGGTCGAGGCGCTGGTTGATGGACACCATGATGCCGATGCTCATGCACGTTCCGATGACCTTCGTGACGGGAACGTCCATCATCGTGGCCAATTCGTTGGCCGTCACAAACTCGGTGAGTTTCAGTACGCTGCTTTCGGCATCGCGCTTCATGAGTTCCTCTTCCTGACGCTCGCGGGCGGCATCGCGCTTCTCCTTGCGGTACTTCGCGCCCTTGCCCTTGCTGGCGCCCTTGGCTTGAAGGCGGGCGAGGGTCTCCTTCACCTGCTTGGCTACGTCTTCGTCCGAAGGCGGTGTGACCCTAGCGGGAGTCTTTCCCTTCTTGCCCTTGGTCTTCTGGCCCTGCTTCTGCGCGTTCTGTGCGTTGTTCTTGCCGCCCTGAGCACCCTTGCCGGCGTTGCCCTTCTTGGCTTCGGCGTTCACATCGACACGCTCGGTGCCGCCGATGCGGGTGCGCTTCTTCTTGTCGTCGCCTTGGTGGCGCTTGCCGTTGCGTTCCTGTCGTAATTCTTCCTTCGACTTCTTGGGCGGACGCGTACTGGAATTGATGCTCGACAAGTCGATGGTGCCGAGCACCTTCGGGCCTTCGAGCTGCGGACTGCTGTTGAGGCGATAGACACCCTCTTCATTCTCCGTGCCCATGGCTGCGGCGCGTTGCTCCACCGTGGGTTTGGCCGGGGCAGGCGTGTCTTCTGCTTCGGGCGTTGCGGTTTCGGCCGGCTGTGGGTCGGCAGTTTCCACGATGGGGGCAGGCTCGGGCGCTACGGTCGGAGCTTCCGCCACCTCTGGTTGTGGCTCGGGGGCGGGTGTCGCTACCGGTGCCGGCTCCTCGGCCTTCGGTTCGGGCGTTTCCTCCACGGCAGGCGCGGCAGGTTCGGGCACGACGGCCTCCGCCTTCTTCTGCTTCAGGGGCAGAAGCGGTCTCCTTTTCTTCATGGTCGTGGCGACCTCCGAACAAGGCAGCTGCTTCTTCGCGCTGCTTCTTGTCTTAGCTGAACTGCGATTGAAGGATGGCGTATTGTTCGTCAGAGATTTTGGTGTTGAGATTTTCTTCAATCTCATGGCCTTGTTCTTTCAAAGCAGCCACGGCGCGTTGAAGCGTTACATTAAATTCTTTTAGAGCTTTGCTTAATCTCATTTTGTTGGGTTGTGATTGGGGGAATGAAGAGGAGAAAAGGGAGGATAAAGGGTGCGTCGGAGCGCGCAGTTTTCAACAACGCGTTTTGCCGACGATGAAAAAAAATATCGTCGGCAAAACGGTGGAGTTTTTAGCTTTCTCCCTCTTCAAATTCAGCGCGAAGCACGCTGAGGACGTGGTCGACGGTGTCTTCTTCGAGGTCGGCCTTTTCGACAATCATGTCGCGAGGAGCATCGAGCACTTCTCGGGCAGTGCGGAGACCCATACCCTTGATGGCATCGATGACCCACTGATCGATTTCGTCGGCAAACTCGTCGAGATAAATGTCTTCTACGTTTTGTTCGCCTTCAATCTCGCGGAACACGTCGATGGTGTAGCCCGTGAGCATGGAGGCCAGTTTGATGTTTTGTCCCGCCTTACCGATGGCCAGGCTCACCTGGTCGGGTTGGAGGAACACTTCGGCTTTCTTTTCTTCCTCGTTGAGCACAATCTTCGACACGCGGGCCGGGTTGAGTGCACGCTGGATGTAGAGCGTGGGGTTGGAGGAATACTGCACCACGTCGATGTTTTCATTCTTGAGCTCACGCACGATGCCTTGGATGCGGTTGCCCTTCACGCCGACGCACGCTCCGACGGGGTCGATGTTCGGGTCGTTCGTGCCGACAGAAATCTTGGCGCGTTCGCCGGGGATGCGCGCCACGTCATAGAGCGTGATGATGCCTTGCTCAAACTCGGGCACTTCCTGCTCGAGGAGCGCGCGAAGAAATTCGGTGCTGGTACGCGAGAGGTAAATCTTTGGATTGCCGTTCGTGTTGTCCACACGATCGATGACGGCACGCACGAGTTCGCCTTTATGATAGAAGTCGCGGGGGATTTGCTGGTTCTTGGGCAGGAGCAGGTCGTTCTTGTCGGCATCGACCAAGAGCGTTTCGCTCTTCCACGTCTGATACACTTCGGCCGCCACAAGCTGTCCCACGCGGTCCTTGTACTTATTATATAAGGAGTCGTGTTTGAGTTCGAGGATTTTCGAAGCCAACGTTTGGCGCAAGGTGAGAATGGCGCGGCGGCCGAAGCTCTCAAATTCGATGTGCTCCGACACCTCTTCACCTTCCTCAAAGTCCGGCTCAATCTTTCGCGCTTCGGTCAGACCGATTTGTCGGTTGGGGTCTTCGACGGCATCGTCGGCCACAATCTCGCGTTCGCGCGTGATTTCGATGTCTCCCTTGTCGGGATTGACCACTACGATGAAGTTTTCGTCCGAGCCAAAGAGTTTGGCGATGACACTGCGGAAACTCTCTTCGAGCACCCCGAGCAGCGTGGTACTGTCGATGTTTTGCGTTTCGTTGAAATCGGTAAACGTCTCAAGCAATGAGCGCGTTTCTTCTTGTTTTTTTGCCATATTATCAGAGGGAGAGCAGACAATCGCGCGACCCTTACAGGTTTTCATTCCCGCGGGCGGCGGTCGTCTTGTATCAGGGAGGGTTTACTTAAAATCGATGTAGAGTTTCGTCCACTTGACGTCGACAAAAGGAAGCGTGTGTGCCACCTCTTCCTGTCGGGGGCGCTTCTCGCCGGGGACTTTCACCTTCTCGGTCGTGGTGAGTACAAAAGCCTCGTCGCCCACTTCGGAAAGCACACCGGTGAGCTTGCGACCCGCGGCCGTGAGCACTTCCACCTGGTCGCCCACGTGGATGTCGTATTGTCGGCGCACCTTGAAAGGCTGTCCGATGCCGGCCGAACCCACTTCGAGTTCAAAGTCGGCTTCGTCGCGATCGAGTCCCTCTTCGATGAAGCGGGAGAGCGCCACGCAATCTTCAATCCACACGCCTTCCTCGTGGTCAATCTCCACAAGGATGCGGTCGTCGGCCGTGATGGTCAGGTCGCAGAGGAAATAGTCTTTGTCGGCCAGCCATTGGTCGACCAATGTTTGTACAACTTCTTTACTGATCATTCAGTTTACTGATGTTTTTGAAGCAAGGGTCGCGTCGTTGCGCAACAGTCTTGCCGAAATCAATGGATAAGAAAAGACGTGAGGAGCTTGGTCAGCCCCTCACGTTCATATCTTGACACTGCAAAGATAGGCATTATGTGCGAAACTACAAAACATTTCTACGTTTTTGTCGCGATTTCTTAAAATTATCACCCGAAAGAAAGCCAAGAACGAGCTGTGCCGATGTCAAATCTCCTTATTCGCCCCAAGACGTACCTCCCTCCATATAAAAGCCACCATCTACACTGAATTCCTTCAAGCTCTCTTGAAGCGCTTCTTCCGGCATGCGTTCAAGCGTTTGCCATTCATAAACCAGAAGGGATTGTCCGGTCTTCTGATCATGAATTACACTGCCTCTAGGAGACAGCGTCTCCATAGTGTTCGCGGTCAGGCGCAGGATAATGATTTTCCAAAGTTCTTTTTTTACCAAACTTCCATTATTCAAAAGCAGTGCATTGCGGGAAGCATCGTAGGAAGAAACAGCATAGTCGGAATAATAATCAACAGGACGGCCGTCGGCAAGCATCCCGGAGGTAAACGCGCGCATCATCTCGTCTTTTAGGTAAAAGCTGTAATGATTCGGGGCTCCGATACGAGGATTTCTACCACGATAAACAACTCGACCATCAGCGGTAACACAAACATTGCCATAGTCATGTTGTTGGCTATTTACCTTCCGCCGCCAACCATATCCGAGGGCATACTTCTCGAAATCCTCTTTGGAAACGGGGACGCGACGTTCGGCAATGATTTCTTTCAGCGTCAGTCTTTCTCGATTGCCGAGCAGCACCACGGGGCTGTTCGGGTTTGGTTGCATGTCCTGCTTTTCCGATGCCGTTTGTTCGGTTTTCTGCTTGTCAGGCACCGGGGAGGGGGTGTCGTTGTCGCAGGCGCAAAAGGCGAGCAACACGAACAAAGAATACAATAACTTTTTCATAGGCCGACATTTTTATGGATCGTGTGCTGCAAACTTACTAAAAAGAAATGAGGAAGGCAAGGGGAATTGCAGAAAAATGTTGATGTCCTGAAAAAATCTTTTATTGATGCGTGGGCCACATTACTTTACGTGTGGTGCCGTCGCTCATGCGGAGGAGATTCAAACCGGGACGCGGGGCGGAAAGACGGCGACCATCGGGGGAGTAGATCGCAAGAACCGTTGGGGGAGTGGGAGAATCCCCTATCGGAGCAATGGCCGAAAGCGTGGGACGAACGAGAATCTCGCGGGCGGCACGGCCGGCGGCATCGAGGACCACGTTTTTCGTGCTTGTAGAGACCGATATGAGCACCCGAGGGCTCGGCAAAGGCGCAATCGGCCAACAGAATCTGCCCCCAGTGGCCGAGGGCAAAAGAATAGTCGTAGGTGTTGCCCACGGCATGTACAGTCGCATTGCGGATGGAAAACGTGCTGGTATAGCAACCTTTGATGCCGTAAGTGCCTCCGCGCACATCGAGCGTACAATCTTCAATGCTCACAGTAAAGGTGGCACAAGTGTTGAGGAGCAACCCGACGCCCGGGGCATCGATGGTGAGTCGTCCGCCTCCCGTGATGAGCATAGGGAAATTGGTGCAGATACCGGCAGAGGTCGCTGTATTGTACACGCGGATGGAGCAATCGCCCTTGACGACCAGCCGCAGGTCTTCGACCTTGTTGAAGAGGGCGGTTTCGTGGTGGGTGATGTGGGCGTTGTCGAGGGTGAGGATTTTGTTTTCGGCATCGTAGACGATACTGCCCGTGATGCCCGGCCCTTCGAGTTGTCCGCTTACGTCGTAAGTCTTGCCGGCGATGTCGACTTCTTGGGCGGAAGCGTGGAGATTCCAAGCGGCAGCGAGGAGGAAGGCGAGGAGGAGAAAAATTGTGTTTTGCTTCATGGCGTTGTAGGTAGTAGGGAAAGTGCTGCTAAGTGGGTGTCAAAGTAGAGAACCCCCTATGCAGAAGATAGTTACGTTTAATTTTGAAGATTTACTTATATATATAATGTGTATCTGAAGTATAGGGTACAAATGGCAGCGGCTTTCGTCTGCCCATGTGCAAAGATACGGGTTTTGGACGAGGGCGACAAGGGAGGCCTTCAAAAACTCGGGCTCACACGAGATTTCTCTCCTTTCCGCCATCTCGTCTTTGTTTATCAGTCGTGTATCCGGGGGCTGTGACATCTCCTGCCGCAGACACTTTGTTTGCCCCTTTCCCACTTTGCGACCGAGCTATATGTAGAAGAAAGTGTCTCTGATTTCGTGTTATTTGGCTTTCCTTGCGATTGTTCGCTCCTTTTTGTGTATCTTTGCAGTAAAATACAGAATTATGTCAGCGCCCAAAATTCTCATCATCTACACCGGCGGAACCATCGGCATGATGGAAAACCCCAAGACCGGTGCTCTCGAGGCTTTCGACTGGGAGCACATCAGCAATTTTGTGCCCGAACTTCAGCGCTTCCACTACCGGATAGACACCATCACCTTCGGTCCGCCCATCGACTCTTCCGACATGGAACCGAAGTTTTGGGCGCGGATGGTCGAACTCATTGCCGAGCACTACGATGCCTACGATGGTTTTTGTGCTCCTCCACGGCACCGACACGATGGCTTTCACGGCCTCGGCACTCAGTTTTATGCTCGAAAACCTCGCCAGGCCCGTCATCGTCACCGGCAGCCAGCTCCCCATCGGACAGCTTCGCACCGACGGCAAAGAAAATCTCCTCACCAGTATCGAGATTGCCGCTGCGCGTCATGCCGATGGCACACCTGTGGTTCCGGAAGTGTGCATCTTCTTTGAAAAATCAGCTCATGCGCGGCAACCGCACCAGCAAAATCAACACCGAAGGGTTCAACGCCTTCCGTTCGCACAACTTCCCGGCCCTGGCCGACGTGGGCATCCACATCCGCTTCGATGAAAACCATATCCTCCGGCGCGACCCGGCGCTCCCCTTCAAGCCCCACTACATGCTCGACACCAACATCGCCATCCTCACCCTCTTCCCGGGCATTCCGCAGACGGTGGTCGATGCCGTCATCAACATTCCGGGCTTGCGTGGGCTCATCCTGAAGACCTATGGTGCCGGCAACGCTCCTCAGCGTCCTTGGCTGTTTGAGCGCCTCAAAGCCCTCAACGACCGCGGCGTCATTATCGTCAATACCACCCAATGCGCCCACGGCGCGGTGGAGATGGGGCGCTACGAAACCTCCCTCCAACTCATCGAAGCCGGAGTGCTCGACGGCCACGACATGACCCTCGAAGGCGTGGTGACGAAACTCATGTTCCTACTCGGCCACAACTGCTCGCCGAAGCACATCCAGCAACTCATGAACACCTCCATCGTGGGCGAAGTGACCCTCGCCACCCGCTAATCTCCCTTTTCTCCCCCATGCCCGTCCCTTCCGCTCTTTTGCGCTCTACTTTCGGACTCGTACTGCTCCTTTCGGTGCTCGTGGGCTGTGCTCCCACGGTGCCTCATGAGGGCAGTAACCTGATGAAGCACGCCCGCCGGCTCACGCTCTTCGAGACCGACTCGATGGTGGTGGCCACCGTGCGCAACCCATGGGACACGACCACCGTGCTGCAACAATATGTCCTCGTGCCGCGCGACCGGCCCCTGCCTCGTGTTTTGCCGAAAGGCATCCTGCTGCGCACGCCCCTTCGCCGCACCGTGATGCAGAGCAGCGTCCACGCCGCGTTGGCCGAACGTCTCGGCACAGCGCGCCGGGTGCAGGGCATTTGCGATGCGCGTTTTGTGGTGAGTGAGCGAGTCAAAGCCCTCCGGCTCACCGACTATGGCAGTTCCATGCAGCCCGATGTGGAACGCTTGGTGGCCGACAGCGTCGACGCCCTTTTTGTCGCGCCTTTTGAAAATGCCGGTCATGGTGCGCTCGACGCTTCCGAAATCCCCCTCATCGAATGTGCCGACTACATGGAAACCACTCCCCTCGGCCGTGCCGAATGGATGCGTTTCTACGGTCGCCTTTGGGGCTGTGCCGAACGCGCAGACAGTCTGATGGCCGCCGAAGTGGAACAATATGAAAGCCTGCGCCGCAAAGTGGCTGCCGCCCGCGAGACCGCTCCCACGCTCCTCATCGACCGCAAAGAAGGGGCAACGTGGTACGTGCCGGGCGGCGACAGTTATTTGGCCGCCCTCTATCGTGATGCCGGCGCCCGCTATGTCTTTGCCGCCCATCGTGGAGCGGGAAGTGTGGCGCTCGATGTCGAAAACGTTTTGGCAGAAGGCCGCGCAGCCGACCTTTGGGTCATCAAATACGGAGCGGCTGCCGATCTCACTCTTGCCGCACTGGCTGCCGATAATCCCCTCTATCGGCAGTTTCGCGCCTTTCAGCAACAACGCGTGATGGGCTGCAACACCCTCCGCGAGCCTTATTATGAGGAGTTGCCCTTTACCCCCTCGCGTTTGCTCACCGAATGGGTGCGCCTGCTCCATCCTTCGCTCGTAAAGCAGTCCGCGATGCCTCCTTTCTTCACCCCTCTTCGGGCACATTGAACGTGAAAAAATGCCTGCTGTACAAGGGCAGAAAAAAACATAGGTCGTAGAAAAATCTACCTCAGAGATAAAAATTTTTATCTCCTATGTAGAAAAAACTACCTCTGAGGTAAATTTCACCCCCTCCCTCGCCCCTCTTTTCCGAACCTCCACTGATTACTGTTCAAACTTTCTGCTCGCCATGATGCGCTTCCTCCTTCTTTTGGCTTTGGTGCTCCTGTTGGCTTTGGCCAATCTGCTGGTGGGCAGTGTTCATCTGAGCGTAGAGGAAGTGTGGCAGGCACTCACCCAAACGGAAGGGGAAAGTACGGCGCGGTTCATCGTGCTCCACCATCGTTTGCCCCAACTCCTCACGGCCCTGTTGGCCGGTGCCTCTTTAGCCGTAGGGGAGCGGTGATGCAAACTCTCTTTCGCAACCCGTTGGCCGACCCCTCGCTGTTGGGCGTCAATGCCGGAGCAGGGACTGGGCGCCGCCGTGGCCTTGTTGCTTTGGGGCGGTGTCTTTGGGGCAGGACAATGGGTGTTTTTCCGGCTTTTTGCTTACCCTCCTTTCCGCCCTCGTGGGGGCACTGGGCGTGTTGTTGCTGCTCGTGATTGTAGCCCGCCGCTTGTCGGGCGTGAGCGGCCTGCTCATCGTGGGCGTGATGCTCTCCTTCATCGCCTCTTCCCTCGTGGCACTGCTCAACTTTTTTCGCCTCTGCCGAAGGAGTGCGTTCCTATATGCTGTGGGGCATGGGCAACTTTTCCACGTTGGGCGCAGAGCGGTTGCTCCTCGTGGCCGTCGCGCTGGTGCCGGCATGGGTAGGGCTGCTGCCCGCCGTCAAATCGCTCGATGCCCTGTTGCTCGGCGGCGACTATGCCCGCTCCATGGGCGTGAACGTGGGTCGCACGCGGCTCCTTCTGCTGCTTGCGGTGGGTTGGCTCTCCGCCCTCATCACCGCCACCTGCGGCCCGATCGCATTTTTAGGTTTGGCCGCTCCCCATCTGGCACGCCTGCTCTTTCGCACGGCCTTGCACCGCACCCTGCTGCCCGCGGCTTTCCTGACCGGAGCAGCCCTCGCCTTGCTCTGCCTGCTCATCAGTCGATGGCCGGGGACGGACAGCATTCTCCCCATCAACGCCATCACCCCCCTCATCGGTGCACCGCTGGTCATCGTCCTGTTGCTCAAAAAATGAAGCACAGACCGCTGGACAGCCGCCTGCATCTCGATGGAGAAGACCGATTACGTCTTTCGTCGAAAGAACGCTTTCCGCCTTTTCCTTTCAAAACTTATCCAAAAAAACATTCTTCGCTTATGCGTCCGCTTATTCTCCTTTCCAACGACGACGGCTATCAAGCCCAAGGCATTAACGCCCTGATTGAAAGTCTCCGCCCCTTGGCCGACCTCTTGGTGGTCGCTCCCGACGGCCCGCGTTCGGGCAATTCAGGTGCCATCACCTCTCTGCTGCCGCTCTACAACCGTTTGGTGAGCCGCAGTGAAGCCACCGACACGCTCGGTAGTGTAGAGGTTTATGCCTGCTCGGGCACACCGGTCGATTGCGTCAAAATGGCTTTCAACATCCTCTTGCCGCGCCTCGGCCGCACGCCGGCCTTGGTGGCTTCGGGCATCAACCACGGCGACAACTCCTCGGTCAATAATTTCTATTCCGGCACGATGGGTGCGGCTTCCGAAGCTGCGTTGCAAGGGGTGCCGGCGGTGGGATTTTCGCTCTGCAACGAGCACGCCCATGCCGACTTCTCGCCCTGTGCGCCCTACATCGCCGAAATCGTGGCCAAGGTGCTGCGCGAAGGGCTGCCGACTTTCTCAACGCTCAACGTCAATTTTTCCCAACACACCTGAATATCGCGGTGTGCGCGTCTGCCGTATGGCACGCTCGCGGTGGGTCAAGGAAGTGGCGGAATCCCTTCGTCCCAATTCGCAGAAACCACATTATTGGCTTACGGGCGAACCCCTCGAACTCGAACCCGAAGCCACCGACACCGACCGCTGGGCGTTGGCACACGGCTATGTGGCCGTCACTCCGCAAACGCTCGACGTGACCCACTACGGTCTGTTGAAAGACTGGAAACTGGACGGCGCAGAAGGGTAGTGGGGCATCGTGCGCTCTGATACCGATTGATTTTTGTTTTCACAAACCCTCACAACTTCCCCCTTCTCGACCATGCGCTATTTTCTCATTGCCGGTGAAGCCTCGGGCGACCTCCATGCCGCCCACCTCATTGCCGCCCTCCGCCAAGCCGATGCGAAGGCCGAATTTGTCGGTTTCGGCGGCGATTTGATGGAAGCGGCCGGTATGCGTCTGCTGCGCCATTATTCCACCCTCGCTTTTATGGGATTTGTGCAGGTAGCACTCCATTTGCCCACCTTGCTGGAAGGACTGCGCGAGTGCAAGGCCGCCATCCGCGAGAGTCGTCCGCACGCGGTGATTTTTGTGGACTATCCCGGTTTCAATCTCCGCATCGCCGCGTGGGTACGCCGCCATCTGCCCATCCCCACCATCTATTATATCGCCCCCAAAATTTGGGCGTGGAAAGAAGGGCGCATCCGCAACATCCGTCGCGACATCCAAATGCTCCTCTCCATTCTCCCTTTTGAAAAGGAGTTTTTCGAGGGCAAACACCACTATCCCATCCACTATGTGGGCAATCCCACGCTCGATGAGGTGGAGGCGTTTCGCGAAGCCTATGCCGAACCGCGTGAGGACTTCTGCCACCGTTTGGGACTCGACGAGCACCGTCCGCTGCTGGTGCTGATGCCCGGTTCGCGCCAAAGTGAAATCCGTGCCAACCTTCCGCGGATGCTGCGTGCCGTGGCCTTGGCCGACCCTCAGGGGCTGCAACAACTGCTCTTGGTGGCCGCTCCCGGACTGACGCCGGAGTTTTACGCCCCTTATCGACAGGACAATTTGCGCCTGCTCTTGCAAACGGAGACTCCCCTCCCTGCTCACCCCGCTGCCTATCCTGCGCTGTTTCATGCCGATGCGGCGCTGGTGACCAGTGGAACGGCCACCCTCGAAACCGCCCTCTTCGGTACGCCTCAGGTGGTGTGCTATCATCTGCGCGGCGGGCGGCTCATCAATCGGTTGCGGCCGTATTTTCTGCGCTGTCCCTTCATCTCGCTCGTCAATCTCATTGCGGGGTGTGAGGTGGTGCCCGAACTCATTGCTGCCGACACTGCTCCTGCCGTCATCGCACGGCATCTCGCGCCTCTGCTCGACAACGCTTCGGTGGAGTGGCGCAACCAGCAACTCCACTACGCCCAACTGCGTGAACGCCTCGGTGCCCCTCGGTGCGCCCCACCACGCAGCACAACTCATCGTGGAGCGTCTCCACGAACGCCCCCAATAGTGCGCAGCGCCACTGCCTGCGATACTTTCTTCTGCCGGAAGACCGCTGTGCCTTCCTACGATATTCCTATCTTTCGTCAAAAAAACAAACACAAGATAATGTACAAAAAGACCAAAATTGTCGCCACCATTTCGGATATGCGTTGCGACGTCGAATTGCTCCAAAAAAACTCTATGATGCCGGTATGAACGTGGTGCGTCTCAACACCGCCCACCAAGCCACCGAAGGTATGCGTCGTGTCATTGAAAAACGTGCGCGCCGTCAGCCCCAACATCGGTATCCCTCATCGACACCAAAGGTCCCGAAGTGCGCACCACGGCCTGCGAAGCACCCATCGAGTTCCAGAAGGGACAGACCGTGCGCATCGTGGGTAATCCTCAGCAACTCACCACGGCCGAATGTATCGCGGTGAACTACGTGGACTTCGTGAAAGACCTCAAGGTGGGCGCTCATGTGCTCATCGACGATGGCGAACTGGGTTTCATCGTTTACGGCAAAGAGGAAAACGAACTCATCTGCACCGTTGAAAATGACGGTACACTGGGTTCGCGCAAGAGCGTGAACGTGCCGGGAGTGCGCATCAATCTCCCTTCTCTCACCAAGAAAGACCGCGCCAATCTGGGCTTTGCCATCAACAACGGCATCGACTTCGTAGCCCATAGTTTCGTGCGGTCGAAGGAAGACGTGAACGATGTGCGCGCCATCCTCAACGCCGGCAACAGTGCCATCCGCATCATCGCCAAAATTGAGAACCAAGAGGGTGTGGACAACATTGATGAAATCATCGAGGCTGCCGACGGTATCATGGTGGCTCGTGGTGACTTGGGCATCGAGGTGGACTATAAGTTCATTCCCGGTATTCAGCGCCACATCATCGAGAAGTGCATCCGCGCCCATAAGCCGGTCATCGTGGCCACACAGATGCTCCAGAGCATGATCAAGAACCCGCGTCCCACGCGCACCGAAGTGACCGACATCGCCAATGCCGTCTATTCCCACACCGATGCCCTCATGCTCTCGGGCGAAACGGCCTATGGCGACTATCCCGTTCAGGCGGTGGAGGTGATGGCCAACATTGCTTTCCAGGCTGAGAAGGACATCCACGCCGACGGCGGTAAAATCGACATTCCCCTGCCTGCGCGCCCCTCAATCACCGAATTTTTCGCCAAAGAGGCCGTTCAGGCTACGCAGATGATGAACCTGCGCGCCATCATCATGGACAGCCTCACCGGTCGCACCGCCCGCATCGTTTCTTCCTATCGCGGACAGAACACCGTCTTGGCCATCTGCTACAAAGAGGAAACCACGCGCCACCTTGCCCTCAGCTACGGCGTGAGCGCCATATATATGCCCAACAAAAGTACAGGCCACGAGTTTCTCCAAGCCGCCCTGCAACACCTCCTTGACCACAAACTCCTCACGCTCGAAGACCGCATCTGCTACCTCGGTTCGCACCGCAAGGAGCAGAGCACGAGCTTTATGGAACTGGACGAAGTGCGCGACCTGCTGCCCGACTACGAAGCCACGTGTCAAATCTAAAATCTCGGTAGATGCGGGGTGGGGAAGCCGCGTAGGCGCAGGAGATAGATGCTCGCTTTGACCTGCCGCCTATGCCCCATCTGCCCCCTTCCTCATCTGCTCTCGTTTTTCCCATCTCCCCACCCCTCCAAATTTTTTTCTGTTTATGTCTACCATCGCCCATCAATTTGCCGAACTCCTTCTCGACGTTCAGTGCATCAAACTCCAACCCGAACAGCCCTTCACTTGGGCCAGCGGATGGCTCAGTCCTTTCTATTGTGACAATCGAAAGACCCTCGCTTATCCTCACGTTCGCACTTTTTGTGAAAGACCAACTGGCCGCCCTCGTTCGTGAGCGCTATCCGCAAGCCACAGCCATTGCCGGTGTGGCCACAGGTGCCATTGCACAAGGGGCTCTCGTGGCCGATGCCCTTAATCTTCCCATGTGCTACGTTCGTTCCAAGGCCAAGGACCACGGTATGGGCAATCTCATCGAAGGCACGCTGCCCGAAGGCGCCAAAGTGGTGGTGGTCGAAGATCTCATTTCCACCGGCGGCAGTTCGTTGAAAGCCGTTGAGGCGCTCCGTGCCGCCGGATTTGAAGTATTGGGTATGGTGGCCGCTTTCACCTACGGTTTCCCTGTCGCTGCCGAAGCCTTTTGCCGCTGCGGGCGTTGAACTCACCACGCTCACCCACTACGAAGCTGTGGTCGAAACCGCCCTTGCCTCAGGCTACATCAACGAAGCCCATAAGCCCCTCTTGGCGGAATGGCGCGCTAATCCCGGTGCGTGGGGCAAATAGGCTTTATTTACAATACATCCTTCTGACATGACTAAGTACGAATCGCAAATTTACACCATCAATGCGCCGCAGGATCAGGCTTATGCCCGCATGGCCGACCTCCGCAGTTTTGAGCGCATCAAACTCGCCCTTTCCAATCCCGCAGCGTTGGAGCAAATCCTCGCCCAACTGCCCGAAGGCAAGATCAAACCGGAACAGATTGAGCAGGCACGCGAGCAAATCGAGAAAATGGAGTTTACCGAAGACACCCTTTCGGCCGATTCCAAACTGGGTCCCATCACGCTGGCCATTGTGGAGCGCGATGCGCCCAAACTCGTGAAACTCGCCACGCAAAATGCTCCCGTCAGCGCCACGCTTTGGGTGCAGTTGCTCCCCAAGGGCGAAGCACAGACGGCACTGAAAGTGACGGTGGGGGCTGAACTCAATTTCTTCATTCGTAAAATGGTGGAAAAAGCACCTCAAACAGGCGCCCGACGGCATTGCTTCTTTCCTGAGCAATGTCTTGGCCGTGGGGTAGCCCTTTCCGCACCTTCTTCTTTCTCGACAACAACGGAGCGCACCCCTATCCCTTAGAGGTGCGCTCCGTGTTTTTCTTTTCGTCCCGATGTTCAAAGCGTTTTTCTCCTTTCTCTGTGCGCTCCTGCTGGGGCTGATGAGTGCCTGCACGAACGATGTGGTGTCGGTCTATGCTCCGCACCCCGCCTTTCTGCGCTATGCTCCCGTGCCCACAGCCCCTCCGTTGCTGTCGGCGCTCAACAGTCCCGGCCAGTGGTGCTCCATCACCTACACCCACCTGCAATACACCATCGCCGCGCCCGGCCACACGTCCATCACCACACCGGCCACCGCGCTCGATGCCTACGGTAGGCCGCGCAGCATCGCAGGTTTCATAGTGGGTACGCCCTCGCTGCCCGAAGCCACCGGCCTGCATGAAGCCCGCGCTTACGACCTCGTCTGCCCCTCCTGTTATCGGACTTTGAGCATCGCCCGTGCCCTCACCCTCAGCGCTACTGCCCCCGATCGGGCCGACTGCCCGCGTTGTGCCCGCCGCTACAATCTGGCCACAGGCACACAGGAAAATGCCCCCAAGGACAACCAAGACAATGCGCCCCTCTATCGCTACCGCTTGGCCTACAATCCCGCCCAAGGCGTGATGGTCATCCAAAATTGACCCTTCGCCTAAAAACTCTGCAATCTTCCTCTGTTCTCCTCGTTCTGCAAAAAAATAAGACCGTACCCGAAGCTAAAAAGCTGGGCGCGGTCTTTTAGGTTGAAAAACCTTCGGCATGTAGCCTTATTGTGATAAGATGTATAATCGTGAGCAAAGATAAACAGAAAAAAAGTGACTCTTCAAAACTTTTTTTAAGTAAAAAAAGTTGTGGGAATAGAAAAAAATAAGTGTACTTTTGTGCTGCGGGAATGTGCTTTTTGTGTTTTCCGGTTCTCTTTTGACGATACAACCTACTTACCATTTATTATCTCCTCATCATCTAATTTCCATATTTTCTATGCAACGAGTTTTAGGCCTCGATACCGGTACCAACAGTCTTGGATGGGCTGTCGTAGATCGTAACGCCAATGAACAAGGCGACTACGCTTTGATTGATAAAGGCGTCGTTATTTTTCGAAGAAGGCGTAAACATTGAAAAAGGAAAAAGAATCTTCTAAGGCTGCTGATCGAACCGCGCATCAAGCCTTAAGAACCCATTATTTTTCGTCGTCGGTGGCGCAAAGTTGAAACCCTAAAAAGTATTGATTGCCCACCAACTTTGCCCTGTGCTGAGTGATGAAGACCTGCACCGCTGGAGAACAAAGAAGATTTATCCCTTGACGAAAGATTTCATGGCGTGGCAAAGCACGAACGAACATGAAGGACGGAATCCCTATGCCTGCCGCCATCGGTGCCTACACGAACAGCTCAATCTTGAAGACACGGCCGACCGCTTCGTGTTGGGTCGTGCGCTCTATCATCTCTCCCAACGAAGAGGCTTTTTGAGCAACCGTTTGGACAGTACGCCCGAAAAAGAGTCGGGGGCAGTCAAGGAGGGCATCAAAGATCTTTCGGCCGAAATGCAAAAAGCGGGTATGGAGTATTTGGGCGATTATTTCTACCACCTTTATGCTACAAAGGGCAACACCGTGCGCCTACGTGCGCGTTACACCCATCGCGAGGAGCATTATTATAAGGAGTTTCAAGCCATCTGCAGAAAGCAGCAGCTCCCCCAATCTCTGTGTAAAGCCTTGGAGCGCGCCCTTTATTTCCAACGTCCTTTGCGTTCGCAACGACAAACAGTGGGGAAGTGCCCCTTCGAACCCAACAAGTCACGGTGCGCCCTGTCGCATCCGGCCTATGAGGAGTTTCGGATGCTCCAGTTTGTCAACAACATCAAAGTGGTGGACATCGATGCTGCCACCGACCCGCTTGGCGAACTGAAAAAACTCCCTATGCGCCCACTCAATCCGGAGGAGCGAGCACTGGCCATCAGTCGTTTCACCTTGAAATCGCACGCATCAAAATCGACCATCGACTTTGAAGACATTGCCAAAGCGATTGCCGGCAGGGGACAGTATCAGCATATTTCGGACCCCGGCGAACGTGCCTACCGCTTCAACTATCGTATGAAGCAAGGGTTTACCCCTTCTCGTACCACCATTGCACTTCGCCAACTATTTGGTGAAGACTATCGCGCCGGTATTGCCGAATGTTACACCCAAAACACCCATCGCGACAACACACCCAAAACTTTGGACGAGATGGTGACCGATGTGTGGAACATCCTTTACTCCGTAGAAGAAGACAAACATGTGGTGCGTTGGGCAAAGCGCTACCTACAATTGTCGGATAAAGAGGCTGAGCAGTTTTCTGAAATTCGTTTGATTTCCGGTTTTTGCAAGTTTGAGTCTTAGCGCCATTCAGAAGATGCTACCTTTCTTGCGAGAAGGCTATCTCTATTCTCACGCCGCGTTCTTGGCCAATGTACCTACCATCGTGGGGAGTCAGACTTGGACAGTACACCAAGATGAGATCTTGCACGATATCCGTTGTATTTTCTCCGATGAAAGCATCCGCGGAAACGATGGCGTCTCACAAGCCATCAAGGATTATCTCAAAGATAATTGGACCGATGAGCCGGGGGCGACCGATCGACTCTACCACCCCTCGCAACTGGAAGTTTATCCCGACGCCAAGCGTAATGCTCAAGGCATTCTGCAACTGGGATCGCCACGCACTTCGTCCATCCGCAACCCTATGGCGATGCGTTCGCTTCACGAAGTGCGCAAATTGGTCAATACCCTGCTGTGTGAAGGAACCATCACTGCAGATACAGAAGTGCATATTGAGTATGCGCGCGAACTGAACGACTTCAACAAGCGCACAGCCATCGGACGTTGGCAGAAAGATCAAGAATCCCTTCGTGCAGATGCTGTGAAGGAAGTGAGCAAATTCCTCAATGGAGCGACGCCGACCCCTATGGATATTTTGAAATATCAGTTGTGGGAAGAACAAGGAGATTATTGTTTGTATACAGGAGATCAAATTGCGCTCAGCGACTTCCTCTGCGCCAATCCCCTTTACGATATTGAGCACACCATTCCGCGCAGTGTGGGCGGAGATAGTACAAAGGAAAATCTTACGCTTTGCAATCGTCGCTTCAATCGCGAAGTGAAACAGGCCAAACTACCCACAGAACTGGCAAACTATGAAGACATCAAAGAGCGTCTGAAACCTTGGCGGCAAAAGGCGGCCAGATTGCGCGACACACTCGACAAGATACGCACCTTTCAGGGTATGGAGAAGGCAGCTAAAGACGCTACCATCCAGAAGCGCCATAAACTCAAAATGGAACTTGACTACTGGGAAGGTAAGTTGCAGCGCTTTAATATGAAAGAAGTGCCCGAAGGGTTCAGTCTGCGCCAAGGTATAGGGATTGGGTTGATCAGCAAATATGCCGGTCTGTTCTTGAAATCACTTTTCAAGTCCGAACATCTTGACCGCAATGGAAAGAAAGTGCCCAATGTGCGTGTGATTAAAAGCCCGCTTACAGCAGAGTTCCGCCGTTTATGGGAACTGCAGGAAGATTATGAAAAGAAGTCGCGCGACAATCACGTACACCATTGCATCGATGCCATCACGATTGCCTGTATCGGTGCTGCAGAAGCACGAGATATGGCAGAATTTTTATCGCGCAGAAGAGGCGATGCGCTGGGGACGTTCCGGCAAACCGCATTTCCGCAAACCATGGGCGACATTCACTGAAGATGTTAAAGCCATCGCTCAAGATCTCCTTGTGGTGCACCATACCGCCGACAATCTGAACAAAGCAGCGCGGAGAAGGGTCAAGGGGAGTGATGGTAAACTTCACCTCTCCATCAGCGACTCTGCGCGGGCGAGCCTGCACAACGACACGTATTATGGTGCCATTCAACAAGGAGATATAGTGCGCTATGTGCAGCGTCGTCCATTGTCGGGTATGAAAGAAACCGATATTAAAAACATCATCGATGATGCTGTGCGCGAAAAGGTGGAAACCGCCATTCAAAAATGGGGAAGCCTTGCCAAAGCCCTTGAACAAGGTATCTTTATGAACGAGGAAAAAGGGATACGCATTCAAAAAGTGCGCTGCTATGCACCTTCCACATTCTCCAACTTAGCCCATATCCGCACGCATCGCGATGTTTCCCGCCATGAGCATAAGCGCACGTTCCATGTTGCTTCTAACGGTAACTATATGCTTGCCATTTATGAAGGAAAAGTAGGTTCCCGCATCAAACGCTCATCGCAAATCCTCTCTTACCTCGAAGCCACCAAACTTTTCAAAAAAGGAGCAACTCGTTCCACATTGTTTCCTGCAACCTACGAGGGGCTAAATTTGAAATACACCCTTACCAAAGGACAAATGGTACTATTGCTCAATGAAGGAGAAGAACATTTGGACTTCAGCAACAAGAAGCTGCTGGCTCAACGATTGTTTGAAGTGGTTGGAATTACACTCAAAAGCAGTGGACTTGCTTATATAACCTTGAAGCACCAACAGGAAGCTAGGCCGGCAGGAATGTTAGATATACGCAAGGGAGAATTTCAGTCCACCGCTTGGCGTTCCACCTATGAGCAAAGTCACAATCAATTCCGTGCGCTCATCGAAGGACGAGATTTTCTCATTTCCAACGATGGAAAAATCAGCCCCCGATGAAACGTGTGCTGGTTTTCACCCATCCGTGCCGGCTTAAACTGCATTTGAGCCAAATCGTCATTACTCGCGAAGAGGAGGAAGAGCGCAAAGTGCCCATAGAAGATGTAGGTATGTTGCTGTTGGAACATCAGCAAATCTCCATTACCCTTCCCTTGCTCAATGCACTTGCCGATGCCGATGTGGCGGTCGTCATTTGCGATGAGGGGCATGTTCCCAACATCTACTGCCAAAGTATGAACAGCCATAGTTTACAGGGCGAACAACTCCAACAGCAAATCGATGCAGGACGGGTGCTCAACAAACAGTTGTGGCAGCAAATCATCTCGCAAAAGATTGCCAATCAGGCTGCTGTACTCACTACAGTTGGGCAATCTCCACTTTCGCTCATTCACCTCTCCCGTCATGTAAAAAGTGGCGACGCAGATAATAAAGAAGGCAGGCAGCCCGCATCTACTGGTCCCTACTAATGGGAAGCGATTTTTTTGCCGAGAGCGCGAGGCAAAGGGTGTCAATGCCTTGCTCAACTATGGTTACGCCATCCTGCGTGCCGCTACAATTCGTGCTTTAATCAGCTCTGGTCTGCTCCCGGCTTTGGGTATTTTCCATCACCATCGCAGCAATGCCTATCCTTTGGCCGATGATGTTATGGAGCCTTTCTCCCTTTTGTTGACCACATTGTTTTCTCTTTGGTAGAAGAGAATGAAATGGAATTAACGACTTCTGTCAAACAGCAATTGGTGCGAGTGCTCTTCTCCGACACCATCATCAAGAACGAACGATCTCCTTTGATGATAGCCCTCACGCGTACCACCGCTTCATTGGCTAATTCATACGCAGAAAAGTCTCCTCTCCTCCTTCTTCCCTCTTTTGTGGAAATGGGGTAAGACTTCTTCTCTCGGCTTCACCATTCCTCTTAATTTCTCCCCATTATGTCTGAGGTTAGATTAAATGCTTATCATATCATGTGGCTGATAGCAATGTTCGATTTACCCACCATGACAAAGAAAGAGCGCAAAGATGCTGCGCTTTTCCGTAAGAATTTAGAGCAAGATGGGTTTGTGATGTTCCAGTTCAGTGTCTATATGCGCTTCTGTGCATCCCTCGAAAGTGCAGAAGTACACCTTAAACGTGTGCGCCTATCTGTACCGGAGCATGGCAAAGTAAGCATTCTAACCATTACAGATCGACAATACAGCAACATTGTCAATATTTGGGGCACCATCGAGAAAAAGAAAATCCCTCAACCTATACAACTGGAATTTTTTTAGTAATTTTGCTGTGATAAGATACTTACATTTCCACTTCTTAGAGAACTCTGCACTTGTTATTTCATTGTCTTTTAAACCTTTGCATTTCCTAGTTGTGGTTTGATGTATAACCGCCAATAGAAACACTGATTTCGCAGACATCAGTTGCTGACCAGATGTTGTGGTTTGATGTATAACCGCCAATAGAAACACTGAGCACAGAGAAAACTCTCAGTTATACAGAGTTGTGGTTTGATGTATAACCGCCAATAGAAACACTAGCAGCGCGAAACATCGTGTCGAATTTCTGGTTGTGGTTTTGATGTATAACCGCCAATAGAAACACTCTCGGAGCGAAACATCGTTGCCGCGAAGTAGTTGTGGTTTGATGTATAACCGCCAATAGAAACACTTGCTTCAGTGACGTATACGAACTTTTTCGTTGTTGTGGTTTGATGTATAACCGCCAATAGAAACACTTTTCGCCGACCTCCTCTCTCCCGAAGATATGTTGTGGTTTGATGTATAATCGCCAATAGAAACACTGCGTGAGTGGATTTCCTTGTAGCCTCGCTGTTGTGGTTTGATGTATAATCGCCAATAGAAACACTGCCCACACGCTGAACGTGTAGGTCGTGTTCGTTGTGGTTTGATGTATAATCGCCAATAGAAACACTCCCATTGCCCTGCCGAGCCATACACGTAGAAGTTGTGGTTTGATGTATAACCGCCAATAGAAACACTTGTGGGCGTGCAGGAAGTCGTGGCCGAGTTGTTGTGGTTTGATGTATAACCCGGTAAGGCGAGCGGAAAAGTAGCAAAAGATATTTGAACAGATTTGTTGGATTTCTCACTCGACAGAGCGACCCCAAAAGGAGTGTCCTATGGACAGAAATCGAACAAATCTGTTCAAATCAAACAAATCGGAATGTTTTTCGTTCAGCCGAACGTACTGAGACGAAAGAGGAGTTTTGAGCAATTCCGTGACGAGAAAACATCTGTAAAACGAATGTTTTCGTAGGATGAATCGGGACGAATACGCTGCTCGCGACATCGGGTTTCTGCTTATCTTCCTCAGAGGTAGTCTTTTCTATCTCAGAGGTAGTTTAATTTAACTCTGAGGTAAAATTTCCCCGCCCCTATTGCTTTCTCTCGCGCGCGTACGCGCGCGTCACTACATGTAAGTCGTGTTTTTTGCCTTCACTGCCTTCACCTGGAGAGACAAACTGTTGAAAATAAAGATGTTATCAATGAAGGCGAAGCCGGTGAAGGAGGTGAAGGATGAGACACCTCTTGCCTTCACCCGCAACTCGCTGTCGCTCTGGGACTTAGTTCTTCGGGTGAAGGCAGTGAAGGCAAAATGCACACACTATTGTAGGGATACGCGCGCGAGGAAGGGGAAAGGATGGGCAGGTTTCGGGTGCGTTGCTCTTTGTGGAAATAGAGGTTTAAGAGTGGTTGGCCTACACCTCCATCGTGTACCATCCGGCCCAGGTGTCGCCGGGGGCAGTGTGCTGGATGTAGGGACGCCCCTCGATGTTGCCGGCAAATTCCTGCGGGTCGCAGAGGCCATACCAAGGTTCGACGCAGAGGAATGGGGCGTGCTGTCCCTGGGGCGACCATACGAGCCAAACCGGGGCCGAAGAGGCGAAGCGCGCGATGCGTTGCTTGCGAAGGTCAAGCACCTCGATGGCCGATAGTTGGTTGCGGTCGAAAATCAGTGCCTCGTTGGCAAAGGTGGTCACCGAGATGGGCACGAGGGCATTGACGGGCTGGTGGCGGGCAAGGGCGTTGGAGGTTTCGATGTCGTTGCTCCAGGGGATGGGCACGCGCTTCGGTTCGGTGCACCCTTGGAGGGAAGCGCGGAGAAGGTCGATGGGGCGGCCTTCAAAGCGGAGGTAGCCCTGAACATCCTGTCCTTCGGCTTTCCAGTCGGGGAGGAGGAGCGAGGGATGTCCGCCCATTTGGAAATAGAGGGTGGAGGCGGAGGAGAGGTTGTGCACGCGGAGGTCGGCACGGAGTGTGCGGCCCGTGAGAGAATAGGTCACTTCGAGGTGATAGGGCCAGGGGAAGATGGCCAACTCTTCGGCCGTGTTTTTCAATGGCAAAGGTGATGCTGTTGCCTGCGGGTGCATTTCGGGTTTCGGGAACGCGCGTCCATTCGCGTTTGCGCACAAACCCATGTTTGGGGATGGCGTAGGTTTGACCGTTGATGCGGCAAACACCGTTCCACATTCCGCCTACGATGGGGAAGAGGATGGGGGCACGGCCCTTCCAATAGGCTGGGTCGCCCTGCCAGCAGTATTCTTGGCCTGTGTTGCGGTCGGTGAGCGATTGGAGTTCTGCACCTTGGGCAGAGAACGTGGCTTGTAAGTGCTCGTTTTTGGAGGGTGAAGAGTTTCTGCATAGTTCAGGGAATGTTGAGGGGAGCAATCTCCTGTGGTTATACTTTTTCCGTACTAAGGGTTACACGGGCAAAAAAATACAAATAAAATTCGGAAATGTGCGCTCTGACTGTTAAAAAATCACGCCCCACATCTTTACGGATATGGGGCGTGTTGAGGAGATCAGAAAAAGGGGAATTTCCTATAAAACTGTTTTTTATAAAAGCCGGCTACTTGCTCTGCTGTTCAGAGATATTTGCTTTCAGCCACAGAGGTGTTTCAAATAGGTCTTACTTGTTGTCTTTCCCTTTCAAATGTTTTTTCTCTTTACGTTCCAATTCTTTTATACTACCAGCTACGGGTAAATCTTCGGGCATTGTTCCTCCTAATTCCTTGATTGTTTGCCGAACCTTTTTTCCCACCTCATAGTGAGTCTTATTCGCTTCAGCTTTTCCTTTTATATTTTCGCGACGTAGTTTTTCTTCTGTTTGTGTCGCACGAAAAAGATTGGCTGCCAACTCCGTACTTCCCATGTGGTCAAGTATCTTTTGACTTTTCTTTAACCCTTTTCGAGCATGGATGGCCTTTGCATCTAATCCCCCATAAAGTCCTTGGTAGCCGTGGTTTTGAAAGATTGCATAATCCACCGATTTTATAATACCGGCATTCTTGGCAGCATCTGCCAACTGACTATTATGGCGCACCAATTCATTTCTTAAAAAGAGGCGTTTTTCTTCTTCGCTTGTCAGACGATTATATTCGTCCATCTGATTTATCTCAGCCAGCCGTGTTTGAACGGCAAAATAATTTTGCCCGTTCGCTACGATCTCTTTGCTGGGATCAGCATTTTGTATAATCAAATAACAAGCATAGCGCGACAACTTGACAGACTCTACTTCGCGCTTTCCTCCTTTTTCCTATCTTGATCATTTCGAGGACATCCTCGAAATGATTCAAAGGGGAGTTATTGCTGTTGGAACAGGCCTCTTTCGCTTTGTCTATTACCGGCAGGAAATGACGGTATTCGGAATATTCAAGCACTTTGGCCATTTCTCGTGCTGACCAATACTCTATGCCATTTTCATCAATATGTCTAATCTGTTCGAAAATAGACGTTTGCGGATGGATTAGTTCGTTCATTTTGTTTACTATCGACAAATCATAAATTAGTATCTAAGCGAACGGGCTTCACAGCATTGTCATCAATTCTTACTGATGCGCGCCTGCTGCCAAGTGCGCCAAAGCGCGAAAGCGAGGGCGAGCGCCAGCAGGGCGAGCGCAGCGTAGGCAATGGCATCGGTGGTGGCCACCGAAGTCGGGCGGAACTCCAGACGGAGTTCGTGGCGGCCGGCGGGGATGCGGAGGGCGCGTAGGACATAGTTGACCCGTCCGATTTCGATCGGCTGACCATCGAGGGTGGCCGTCCAGCCGGGATAGTAGATTTCGGAGAGCACGAGCACACCGCCCTTGTCCGTTTGCACGGTGTAGTGCAGTTCGTTGGGCGCATAGTGGCTGAGTTGTGCCGTTCCGGTGCCGAGGGGCGAACCATCGAGTTGAGCCTTGAAGCGCGCATCGGCCACGGCAGCCGTCTTCGTGTCGAGACCTTTGAGGGCCGCGATTTCGGCATCGGCGTTCGGCACGAAGCGAAGTCGGTCGACAAACCACGCATTGCCGTTGGCCGCGGGATTGCGCATCGCGATTTTGCCCTCGGAGAGGATGAACCAACGGGCGTTGAGCATGTTGAGGATGGGCGTTTGCGCCTGGTCGGCATAGGCTTTGCTCATTTCGGTCATCATCGAGGCTTCGTCATGGATGCCGCGCGCAGCAAAGTGGAGACTGTCGGCCATAACGGCCTTTTGGGCCGACTCGATGCCGCGGTGGGCAGCGTTGCACTCGGCGATGAGGTAGCGGTCGATGAGGTCCTGATAGCGGTGGAGTTTGGCCGCATGATAGCCGCCGATGGACTTGTGGCGGAAGGCCGTTTGGTTGGTCGATTCGTTGAAGGGGTTGCCCTGTGTGAGGTTGAGCACACGATAGTCGAGGGCTTTGTCGGAAAGGATGGTCTTGTCGGCCGGGGTTTCGGCAAAACCTTCGAGGCGTTCGTTGGGATCGGAGAAATTGTCGTCGTTGAGGTAGCGGCGGTTCACATTCCACAAGTCGCCCAAGGTGAGGACGAGGAGTACGATCACTACGCTCCAAGCCGGCAACAGTTTGGGTTTGCGTACATAGAGCAGCAAGAGGGCAGCGGCCACGGCGATGAGGGCGAAAGAGCGCCAAGCGGTGGCCGAGAGTATGGCGGCGTGCATCGTGGCGATGGCACTGCGGTAGCCCGCCAGGAAGTCGGCCGGCATACCGAGATTTTGCATCTGATCGAACATCTGCAGGTCTTGTGCCGACATCAGGTTGGCCAGACTGGGGGCGAGGGCAAAAAGAAGGCAGACGCCTGCCGTGAGCGCCAAACTCACACCGGCGCCGATGCGGTTGCGGCGTTCTTTCCACACCCCTTCGGGGTCGCTCAGCACGCGCGACAGTCCGAGGATGGCGAGCAGCGGCAGGGTGAACTCTGCCACCACGAGGGCCGAGGAGACAGTGCGGAACTTGGCATACATCGGCAGATGGTCGATGAAGAAGTCGGTGAGAGGCATGGTGTTTTTTCCCCAAGCAAAGGCGAACGAGAGAAGGGTGGCGGCCAAGAGCGCCCACTTCATCGGTCCGCCCACGATGAAGAGGGCGAGCACGGCGAGAAAGACAATGATTGCGCCCACATAGACCGGTCCGACAGTCATGGGCTGGTCGCCCCAATACTGCGACATGCCGGGCAGATAACTGCCGCCGGTGGCTTGCTGCAACTGCGAGGCGTGCTGGTAGAAGTCGTCGTAGCCTTCGAGGTCTTCGACGCCTTCGCGGTCCATAATGCTCTGCGAACCGCCGCCTTTGAAGTCGGGCATGAGGAGGGTGAGCGTCTCGTCCACGCCATAGCTCCACTGCGTGATGTAGTCGCGCTCCAGTCCGCCGGTGGCCGCTTTGCCATCGGTGGGTTGCGCCTTCGTGGTGAGTTCTCCCTTTCCACGCATCGACTCTTTGGAGTATTCCCACGTGTGGTAGAGGTTGGGGAGGTTTATGAGCGCACCGAGCAATCCGCCCACCACCACAGCGGCAGTGGCTTTCGCCCAGTGTCCCCACTGTCGCTGCCGCAGGGCGTCAATGCCATAGGCCACGACGATGAAGAGCATCGGGAAGAGGAAATAGTAGGTCATCTGGATGTGGTTGCTCAGCACCTGCAAGGCGGTGAACAGCCCCGTGACAATCAGTCCCCAGAGGTATTTGCCGCGATAGGCGAGCACCAATCCGGCGATGGTGGGCGGGATGAAAGCAAGGGTATTGACCTTCCAAATGTGTCCTGCCGCGATGATAATCAGAAAGTAGGTCGAGAACGCCCACGCCGTAGCACCAAATGCCGAAAGCAGAGGCCGAAAGCGGAAGGCGCGCATGAGCAGATAGAACCCGAAGAGGTAGAGAAAGAGGTAGGAGAGCGGACCGGTGGTGAACAAGCCCACGATGCGTCCCACCCAGCCGAGGGTTTCGGTCGGGCCGTAGGTCGGTGCAATCTGGTAGGTGGGCATCCCCGAAAAGATGCTGTTCGTCCAGCGCGTACGTTCGCCCGTGGCTTCATAGAAGGCCGCTTGTTCCTGCCCTTGCCCCATGCCGGCCACCGTGTCGTGACCACCGAGCACAAGCCCGTCCAGAATGGGCGTGGCAAAATAGAGGAAACTCAGCAGAAGAAAAGACAGCACGACCAGCACATCCGGCCATGAGCGTTTGAGGAGTTCTTTCATGATTTTGGAAGTTGGGTAATGGTTTTACGTGCAAAGATACATCAACCTCGGCGAAAAATACGTATATTTGCCGGAAAATATCATCCCCAACCTTATGAAACTTGGAATTATCTCTGCCATGACGGTAGAACACGAGCAAATGTGTCGTTTGCTTTCCAACGCCACCACGTTCACCGCTGCCCACTACACCTTCACCCAAGGGCGCATCGACCCCCACGAAGTCACCCTCATGCAGTGCGGCATCGGCAAGGTCAATGCCGCTGTCGGCGCCACCCACCTCATCGCCCATACCCGCCCCGATGCCATCATCAGCACCGGTTGTGCGGGAGGCATCGACACGTGTTTGAACGTGATGGACGTTGTGGCGAGCAGCGCCCTGGTCTACCACGACGTGTGGTGCGGCGAAGGCAATGCCTACGGGCAGGTGCAAGGCTTGCCGGAGCAGTTTGCCGCAGACGCTCGCCTTCTGGCGGCTGCCCGTTCCCTGGCGAAACATCCCGAGGTGAGCACTCCCATCCACTGCGGCCTCATCTGCACGGGCGATAAGTTCATCACCGACCGCGCCCAACTCGATCACATCAAAAGCGAGTTTCCCGAAGGCTTGGCGGTCGACATGGAAAGTGCCGCCATCGCCCACACCTGCCACTTGCATAACGTCCCCTTCCTGAGTTTCCGCATCATCAGCGACACCCCCGGTGTTGAAGCCCACTGGGAGCAATATCAGGACTTCTGGGGCGAAATGGCACACCGTTCCTTTGGCGTCACACACACATTCTTAGCGCAACTGCCCGAACAATTGTAAGAGGTGCACTGCCCTCAGCATCTACGCCCCTCCCCTTTCGTTTCATCCCCTTCCCGCCTTTTTGCACCATGTCTTCGTTTTCCTGCATTTTTCGCCTCAGTCTCCGCTTTTTTTCGGCCTTTGCTTTCCTGCTCAGCACGCTGCTGGCAGTCTTTTCTCTACGAACGAACGCACAGCCCTTGACGGCCGATACCCCTGCCGCTACTGCTGCCATCCTCGACACGGCTCAAAGTCGCACCCCTGCGTTTGGAGGTCGAGGGCATGGCGTTCTTTCACGACAACGAGTTCGACGGCACCATCAGCAAGGGCTATTCGCTCCCCGGATTTCGTGTGCAGCCCCGCTTGGTCTATCAGCCGCTGCCCCACCTCCGCTTGGAAGGAGGATTTCACGCACAGGTCTATGAGGGCGCGGGAAAATATCCCAACTACGCCTTCCACGACATCGCCACGTGGAAGGGTACACAATGGCAGGAGGGGGGCCCACCTGCTCCCGCTCCTCCGCGCCACCGCCCGCCTCAGTCGCTCCACCACGCTCGTGCTAGGGCAAACCTACGGCGGCACTCACCACGACCTTTCCCTCCCCCTCTACAACCCCGAACTTACGTTGGCGGCCGATCCCGAACTTGGGGCGCAGTTGCTCGTCGACACCCGGCGCTGGCAGATGGACGCATGGGTCGATTGGCAAAGTTTTATTTTTGAGCAAGACACCCACCAAGAGGCATTCACCGTGGGGATGACCCACCGCCTTTGGCTCACTCCGCGCGCCCACCGCAGTTTTACGCTCTCGCTGCCGGCGCGCCTCCTCGTGCAGCACCGCGGAGGCGAACAGGACCTGCCGAGTCTCAACCTCGGCGTGCAAACCCTCAGCAACGCTTCGCTGGGACTTGCTGCGCGGTGGGAGCGCCCTTCGGGAGCGTTGCGCGCGCTTGATGCCGAAGCCTCGGCGTTGGTGAGCTACCAGCAGGCCGGCCGGCTCTGGCCTTGGACTTCCGGTGGTGCGGGCTGGCTCTCCCTCACGGCCGACTGGCACAGCGGCTGGCGCACACAGTTGGGGTTGCTCTATGCCCACCGCTTTGTTTCGCTCTATGGTGCCCCCTTCTTCGGTGCCCTCTCGCTGAAAGAAAAGAGCGGACGATTTTCCTACATGGGCACCGGCTACGTGGGGGCGGAATACGCTCGCTCTCTTGGCGCCGGTTACTCCTGGGGGGCGCACGTCTACCTCTACCTCACGCGGCAGGGACGGCTCACCTTCCCCGATGCCCGCTCTGCGCAGGCCGAGTGCTGGGGGAATGCCTTTTCCTTCGGCCTCTTCCTCCGTTTCCGTCCCTCTTTCCTGCTCAAGAGGTGGTGAACACCGCTGATTCCGGCGTAAGGAGAAAATAGCAGATAGTAAGTAGGTCTTCAAAATTAGACGTAACAATCTCAGGGGAAGTAGAATTTATCTCAGAGGTAGTTTTTTCTATCTCAGAGGTAGTTGAATTTAGCTCTGAGGTAAATTTTCCCCGCTCCTATTGCTTTACGCCCTCGCGCGTACGCGCGCGTCACTACATGTAAGTCGTGTTTTTTGCCTTCACTGCCTTCACCAGGAGAAGCAAATGTCTGCAAATGAGGGAGTTTCCGGTGAAGGCAAAGCCGGTGAAGGAGGTGAAGGATGGGACACCTTTTGCCTTCACCCGCAACTCGCTGTCGCTCTGTGATTTACCTCATCGGGTGAAGGCGTGAAGGCAAAATGCACACACTATTGTAGGGTACGCGCGCGAGGAAGGGCGGGACTGTTTTCTCCTCTCGTTTTGTGCGAATTGCAGGAAGTCGGTGAACGAAATTATTGATGTCCGGTAAAAGTTTTTTTGCTGTAAAAATAAGGCTGAAATCCTCTTGTAGGATTTCAGCCCTGCACTTTCAAAATCGAAGTGCAAAAAAAGAATGAATCGTTACACTCCGATTTTTAAAGTACAAATTGACTCTACGGTGAAATTTATTGTTACATTTGCGGTGTCCTTAATCATTTAACCAACGTAAGCCCATGAAACGCTTTCTTTTTCTCCCTTTGTGGCTGATTTTATGCTGCTACTGTTGCATTTGCAATGCGCAAACTTCCTTACCTACCAATGCGATTAAGATAGGAAAATGTGTGGTACGAGGCAAAGTGCCTGCAATGCTCGCTATGAAGTTAAGTTTAACCGTGGTGTATAACGATTTCTTTGCCTCTAATGCTGACACGTATGATTTAAGTATTGACGCTGAAGGCAATGTAAGTGGAGAGCTTCCTCTGCATTCGCTTTATGCGCATGCTGCTGTGCAGCTTGATTTGGAGGAGAACAGTCAAACAGAGTTTGTTTTGCTTTCGCAAAATGATACTTTGAGAGTTTGGGTAGATAATCAAAAGAACTTGAAGGCAGAAGGGGCAAGATGTTCTTCTGTTTTTTTAAGAGTTTCGATTGGCTAACCTTTGTGTTTGCTTCTGATCGATACCTTCCCCAAAAAGCAGTCAAGCGTAATCGCCAAGTTCCCTGTTAAAAAGATAAGTGGCTATCCTTCTGCAACTACTGCTGAAGATAGGAAGATTCTTGTGAATAAGTTGAAGATTAGCTATTATGCTTCTATGTTGAATATAATGAAAATTCGAAAGGTTAAACTACCTGCTAGTGCTTATGCTTTTCTCAACGATATTGTTTTTGACGACAAAATCCTCTATGCCTCACCTGACACTGATGATTTCTTCTATTTTCTTTTATCTGATAAATCACTGAAAATTCCAAGTATAGGCGATACTCCGATTCCGGAATGGAAAGAAAAATTGCGTTGTCAATTGGCTAAAATCCCCTACAAGCCGAACGAACTGTTTTTGTGACTTGATGGCATTTAGCAGTTACTATTTTCAATTGGAGAATGGTAAACTATTAACAGCACAACAACTACAGAATATCCATACAGGATTTTCGAGTGGAGAATGGGATAAACTCTTGTTGTTGTATCACGAACAAGAGGTAAAAACGCAAGCGCGAAGTGGACACTTCGTGAACTGTGCAGAAAATGGACAACCTCAAACCCTGGAAGAGATATTGGTTCAGCACAAGGGAAAGCCTGTGATTGTTGATTTCTGGTATGGTGCTTGTGGACCTTGTGCCGTGATGAGCAAACTTCTCTATAAAGTGCTTGCAGAAGAGGGATTTGAGAATGTGGAACTCCTTGATATGACAAGTCCGAGACTGACGAGTATGGAAGCTTGGCAAAATATGAAAGGAAACCATGGAGGTTGGCACTATATGCTGAAAGATGCGGAATTAGAGCGCGTTATGCAGCAACAACAAGCAGAGGGTTTCCCCACTTTGATGTTCTATGACAAATCCCATCAATTGGTGAAAACAAAAGTAGGACAGATGAGTGAAAATGAATTGCGAAGTATTGTGCAACAAATAGTACACATCCATTAAGCGGTTCTTCATATTAGTGCCTTTTTGTTCAAGTTCAACTCATATTCTTTGCAGAAATCATCTGCAATACAATAAATTTCCGTAACTTTGCTGATAAGTTTTATAGAGGATTGTTATATCATTATCTGTTTGATTATCAATAATATATGTATGAAAAAAACAATCCTCTTTTGGGGCTTTTTCTGAAACTATTTTAAGGCAAAAAACAAGAATTCCTTATCCCGAATTGGGGTTATTACGTGTCCTACCATAACGGTCTAATGATCGATTTGGGTTAATTTATCTATTTTGATTCACGACAACCTCCTTTTTGTTCCTTTTTATCGCTTACCTCTTCTCTGGTAAACAAAAAAATCCCCCACTCATCTTTTGCAGGTGAGTGGGAATTTTTGTTCATACTAGTCGTTAGAGATTAGAAAACAGTCCAATCAGGGTGGAGAGTTGTTCCAGTTTTTTTGGTCAATCAGCGAGAG